>Ga0076126_114_pt1 | contig 15712 bp, 17 predicted proteins | sample RifGroC2_FD_67683 | JGI IMG/M metagenome (GOLD analysis project Ga0076126, IMG submission 67683) | Parcubacteria bacterium GW2011_GWC2_40_31
GCGCCAATTACATATTTAAATGGTGTAAAAAATAAAATATCTTTGAAAAACAAAGAAAAAGCCCCCATTAAGGACGAGCCTTAACGGGGTCTTTTTCGTAGTGATATTAATAATATACAGGAAACAAAAAATATGTCAAACTTAATCGGTTTTATCAAATAAGTAAAATTTCATATGTCAAATCCAAACCAAAAACTTAATCCGAAATTATTTCCGAATGAATAAGTTTATAAATAATGAAGAAAAAATCAAACAATTACGCTTTTATAGACGGACAGAATTTATACTTGGTCATTCAAGAGCTTGGTTGGAAATTGGATTATAAAAAGCTTGAGTATGTAAAAAAAGAACCTCACAAGGACGGAACCTTATGAGGGGCTTTTAATCGTGACTACAATGCTATATTATCAAAGTGTAAAAATAATGTCAAATATGATAAACCAAAACCAAAAACTTAATCCGAAATTGTTAAAAGATGATATTGAACAAGCGCCGACTCGTTTTGGCTATGGCGATGGGTTAGTGATTGCCGGAAAGGAAAATCCAAATGTTGTGGCTCTTTGCGCGGACTTGACTGATTCCACTCGCACTTCCGAATTTAAAAAAGAGTTTCAGGATCGGTTTGTGGAGGTTGGCATCGGTGAACAAAATATGGCATCGCTGGCTTCCGGAATGGCGGCGGCCGGCAAAGTTCCGTTCATCTCTTCTTACGCTATGTTTTCGCCCGGCCGAAATTGGGAGCAGATAAGAACGACTATTTGTTACAATAATCAAAATGTAAAAATCGCCGGCGCGCATAGCGGTGTGTCCGTTGGTCCCGACGGCGCTACTCATCAGGCGATAGAAGATATGGCTATTACCAGAGTTATTCCCAATATGGTAGTCATCGCGCCTTGCGACGCTATTGAAGCGAAGAAGGCGACCATTGCCGCGGCAAGATATAAGGGGCCAGTTTACATTAGATTTACCAGAGAAAAAACGCCAGTGATGACGACGGAAGAAACGTCGTTTGAAATCGGCAAGGCGGAAGTCTTCCGCGAAGGAAAAGATGTAACGATAATCGCCTGCGGACCTTTATTATATGAAGCGTTAAAAGCGGCGGAAGAATTGGCTAAAGAGGGAATTGAGGCCGAGGTAATAAACAATCATACAATCAAGCCGATGGACAAAGAGACTATTTTGCAATCGGTCAAAAAAACCGACTGTGTGGTAACGATAGAAGAGCACCAAGCGGCGGGCGGAATGGGCTCGGCCATCAGCGAAATTTTATCTCAAAATTATCCGGTCCCGATGGAAATAATTGGCGTCAAAGACCGCTTCGGCGAATCAGGAGAACCAAATGAGCTTTTGGAAAAATTCGGACTTACAGCGAAAAATATAATTGAATCGGCAAAAAAGGCGATAAAACGAAAATAAAGTCAAAAACTTGCCCTCTTAAGGACGGTCATAACGGGAAATCCTACGAGGACTAAGTTTTTGACTTTATTTCTCGCTCTTAGTTTATCCTCCTTGGCTTATAATCTCCCGGTGCTTGGCGGAGATACTCTTCAATTTTCGGTAAAGTGAGCAAACCTTTCTGCGCGCCGATTTCTTGCACTACTGACATTGAGTTTATCGGCCCCATAGCCAACGCTTCCGGCACGCTTTTACCCAGAGCGATAGCGGCGGTGAAGGTGGAGGAGAAGGAATCGCCGGCGCCGGTTCTGTCTATTGGTGGCTTTGGATCTGGATATGCCGGCATGTACCAATATTCGTCTTTATCATAAGCGTAGGCGCCATCGGGTCCATCTGTGATTACCACAATTTTCGGTCCGAGCTCTTGAACCATCTTAAGCAGATCTTTTATTTCGGCTTTGCTTGTATCTCGTCCAGCGTCTTTTAAAATTCTTTGCGCTTCCTGAACATTACAAAAGAAAAGTTCAGATAATTCATAAATACCTTTTAATTTATCGTAACCCAAGCTCATCTGGAAAGTGCCTGGCTGGAAAGCAAGTTTTATTTCCGGTCGCTCTTTGATGTAAGCGGCAATTTGTTGATGAAAAGGAAGGGAATTTTCAGCCAAAGAACTTAAATATATCCATTTAGGCGATCCGATGTCCGGCAAACTGTAATCAAATTCGGTATGTTTTACCAGAATCGTTCTGTCTGCTTTGTACCATAGCACGTAATGATAATTGGTTGATTTGCTTTTATGGGTTTTTACGAATTCAGTGGAAATGCCATTGTCTTTGAGAGCTTTTAGCACATCTTCGCCGTTTCTGTCGTCTCCGATATTGGATACAAAAGCGGCATCAAGTCCGAGTCTCGTGGCGGCTACGGCGGCATTGGCGCTGTTGCCCACGCCCGGCACCACTTCCACAAATTCGTAGGGCACTTTATCCGCAAAGCTAAAACAAAGCATTGGCTTGTCTTTGCCTTCGCTTTCCAAAACTTTGGCATCTTTTAATTTTATAAACGCATCGGTGGTAACATCGCCAATGGCGACAAAATCAAGATTATTTTTCATAAGTTTATTTATTATTTATTATATTATATGCTAAAATGCATTTATATGAAAACCCTTAAAGAAATTCTCAACGAAGCGAGGGATAGCAGCATTGCCATCGGGCATTTTAATGTTTCAAACTTGGAGCAGTTGAGGGCTATTATGGAAGCGGCCAAAGTTTATAACGCGTCCATAATGATTGGTTTATCCGAGGGAGAAAGAAAATTCTTCGGTCTAAAGCAAGCGGTAGCCTTGGTAAAATCTTTTAAAGAAGAATACGGCTTGCCGGTTTTCTTAAATCCGGATCACTCTCACTCGGTAGAGTCGGCCAAAATGGCTTTTGACGCCGGCTTTGATTCGGTGCATATTGATCTTTCCAGTTTGCCGTTTGAAGATAATGTGAGGGGCACGAGAGAAGTGGTGGAATATGTGAAATCTAAAAATCCGGAAATTTCCATTGAAGGAGAACTTGGTTATTTGAGAGGGGAATCACGAATCCAGAAAGAAGCGATAACGATAAAACCGGAAGACCTTACTATGCCGGAAGAGGCGGCTGAGTTTACGGGAAAAACCGGCATAGACCGTTTCTCCGGCGCCTATGGCAATAGTCATGGCATTTCTTTGGATGAACCAGCATTGGATATTGAGAGGATAAAGGCGGTAAGACAAGCTTTGCCGAAAGAAGTGGCGATGGTCTTGCATGGCGGCTCAGGCATACCGGATGAAGAAATAAAAGAAGCCATAAAGGCGGGTATCGTCAATATCCACGTAAATACGGAAATAAGAGTAGCTTACGCGGACGCTCTGAGAAAATTCTTGGCGGAAAATCTTGAAGAAACCACGCCGTATAAAATTTTGGCGCCGGCGGTGAAAGCGGTTAAGGATAAAGTGGAGGAAAAGTTAAGGTTGTTTGGAAATATTTAACCTTAAAAAAGAAAAATAAATTATGAAAATATATATCACAAGAAAAATTCCGGAAGCCGGAATTAAAATGCTTCAAGATAAAGGTTATGATGTTGATATCAATCCCAAGGATAAAGTCTTGTCTAAAAAAGAACTGATAAAAGCGCTTGGCAAGAAAGAATATGATGCCGTGCTATGTTTGCTTACCGATAAAATAGACGGGGATGTTTTTAACGCGGTGCCTAAAGCCAAAATTTTCGCTAATTACGCAGTGGGGTTTGATAATATGGATTTGGGAGCGGCGAGGGAAAGAAACATTAAAGTGAGCAATACGCCAAGTGTCCTCACCGATGCCGTGGCGGAGCATGCCGTGGCTCTCATTCTTGCCATAAGCAGAAGAGTGGTGGAGGCGGATAAGTTTACGCGAGCCGGCAAGTATCATGGCTGGGAGCCGATGATGTATTTGGGTAATAGTATAATAGGCAAAACAGTAGGCATACTTGGGCTCGGCAGGATAGGCATCAGGGTTGCGCAAATTTTAGCAAATGGTTTCGGCGCTAAAATAATTTATTTTGACATAAAACGCAACGAAGAATTTGAAAAAGAATTTGAAAAAGGCAAAGTTGAGTATAAAGAGAAGATGGAAGACGCGCTTAAAGAATCTGATTTTATTTCAATTCATCTTCCACTTATGGAGAGTACCAGACATATTTTAAACAAAGAGAGATTGTCTCTCATGAAGAAAGAGGCTTATCTCGTGAACACTTCTCGGGGGGCGGTGATTGATGAAAATGCTTTGGTAAAAGCGCTTAAGGATAAAGTGATAAAAGGCGCTGCTTTGGATGTGTATGAGAATGAACCAGTTTTAGCTAAAGGCCTTGCTAAGCTTGATAACGTGGTGCTCACGCCGCATATAGCTTCAGCCACGGAAGAAGCGAGAAACGCTATGTCCAAGCTTGCGGCAGAAAATATAATCGCCGTGCTTGAAGGCGGCGAAGCGCCGAGTTTGGTAAAGTAAGAGATAAATAAAAACCAGAAAAACCTTGATTTTAGGCAAAAAAATGCACCAAGGTTTAACCTTGGTGCATTTTGGTCATCATAATCCTTGCCTTTTTGCTCGCTTTTTGCTATATTATCTAGCATTATGACACTTCAATTAAACACGGAAAAAAGGGATGTTTTTGGCAAAAAGCTGAAAAATTCAAGAAAAGATGGCAAATTGCCGGCTGTTTTATATGGTAAAGGCAAGGAAGCCACTCACTTTTTCGTAAACGCGAAAGAGTTTAAAAAAGTTTACAAAACGGCCGATGAAGCCACTTTTATAAAGCTTGCCGGCGATGGCGCCGCAGGCGAAGCTCTTATTCATGATACCGCTTTTGATCCTGTTAAGGGCGAGCCGATTCACGTGGATTTCTACTTGCCGGATATGAGTAAACCTATAATTGCCAGTTTGGAAGTTGCTTTTGACGGTGTTGCTCCGGCGGTAAAAGAACATGGCGGAATTTTGGTGAAAGTTATTCACGAAGTTGAATTGGAAGCTTTGCCAAAAGATTTCCCTCATGAGATTAAAGCCGATATTAGCAAGCTCAAAATCATAGGAGACAAGGTTCTTGCCGGAGACATTGCTTTGCCGGCAGGTGTTAAGATGACTATCTCTGCCGATACGGTAATAGCTTTGGTGAAAGCGCAGACGGAGGAAAAAGAAGAACCGATAATGAACATCGCCGATATAGAAGTAGAGAAGAAAGGCAAGAAAGAGGAAGCCGCTCCAATAGAAGAATAATAGAAGCAAGCGATAAATTCATAAAGTGGGCGACAATCAGATATAATTATCTGATTGATACGATATTGCATAAAAAATGAGTTGTGCTATGCTGTACATATAAGTACAGGAAAGATGAACGATATAAGAATAAAAAATAAAGACCTAAGAAAATCCGGAGGAGAACGCCTTTCCCTTATCGCCGCGCGCGGCGAGGTGGTTTTTCATATAGGAGACTTGGCAAATTTGTGGGGGATTTTCAATAAAAATACATTACATAAGACACTCTCAAGGTATGTTGCGGGAGGACTCATTCACCGTGTTTATAAAGGGCTATATACGATCAAGAAACCCGGGGATATCAATCCTTTTCTTTTGGGCGTTAAAGCTATCCATTCGCTTGCCTATGTGTCGTGCGAGTCGGTGCTGTATCAAAATGGTATACTGAATCAATCACCTCGGGAGATTACTATTGTGAGTCAATCTTCAAAACATTTTTCGATTGCAGGTACGAGATACAGGTCAAGAAAGATGCGCGATGAGTTCCTTTTTAATGATACAGGAATAGAGACAAAAGACGGTATTCGCACTGCCTCTCTTCCGCGCGCTGTCGCTGACATGCTTTATTTTAACTCGAGGAAATATTTTGATGCTGGGGATTCTGGCATTATCCCGTGGGATAAGGTAAAAGGAATCGCCGATGCGGTAGGGTATGCCATAAAGATTCCCAACCACTAAAAATATGATGATACTACCAAACAAAAAAGATGCCATTCATAAAGCGTGGCTCTATAGGCTTCTTGAAGCAATAGCTGATGATCGTCATCTTTCCCGCGTTCTCTATTTCAAGGGCGGAACGTGCGCTTCAATGCTCGGATGGCTGGATAGGTTTTCGGTCGATCTGGATTTTGATTATGCAGGCGACAAAAAAGATATTGGACAAACTCGCAAGATGCTTGAGGGTTTATTTGCATCGCTCGGTCTTTCGGTAAAAGACAAAAGTAAAAATGGTATTCAGTATTTTTTACGACATGATGACAGTGGTTCGGATAGAAAAATATTAAAAGTAGACGCTTCTTTCCCGCTTTTCCGTGCGAGTAAATACGCGCCGATGAGATTTTTAGAAATAGACCGTATTTTGATATGCCAAACAAAAGAGACAATGTTTTCACACAAACTTGCGGCTATTATGGATAGATTTAAAAAAACAGGAAATATCGCGGGCAGGGATATTTACGATATACACTATTTTTTTATGAATGGTTTTGAGTACGATGCTGGTGTTATTAAGGAGAGGACAGGCAAGGGTGTAAAAGAATTTTTTTCTGAGCTTGCAGATTTTATCAGCAAAAAAGTCACAGAAAAAGTTATCTCTGAGGATCTCAATTCTCTTTTGCCGCACGACAAGTTTGTCCGCATGCGTTCCGTGCTAAAAAGGGAAGTCATGAGTTTAATAAAAGATGAGATAAAGAGATTGGAACACCCTGTCCAAGGAAATAGATAGAGAAATAATAATGTTTTGACATATTTATACTTTTGTATATACTTTAGTATACATGAAGACCAGCACCACAATTTTAATAAAAACCGACAAAGCGGTAAAAAACGCGGCGAAAAAGGCGGCTGAGGAGATTGGCATACCGCTTTCCACAATCTTGAACGCGTATCTTCGCGCGTTCGCGCGCGATCGCCGCGTGGAGTTTGAATTTCCTCATATTCCAAACGCGACAACGCGCAAAGCGATTGCCGACGCGCGCGCCGGACGAGGCTTAAAGACTTTCTCGAAATTTGAAGATCTTGCCGATTATCTTCGCGCGCTTTAAACAAAACGTATGCGACACAGCATTGCAAAACCGCAATTTGATCGTGATATTCAACGCTTGAAACAACGAGGAAAAAATATTGAAAAACTAATTTCTGCGATCTCAATAATTGAACAGGGAAAAAGATTGCCTTCCTCACTTCGTCCGCACAAATTGAAAGGAGAGTATGACGGTTGTTGGGAATGTCACATAGAATCGGATTGGCTTATTGTTTGGGAATCTTATCGTGATCATATCCTACTCATCCGAACCGGCAACCACGCGGATCTATTTGAGTAAAGAGCCACTTACAATATGCAAAAATAAAGAATTTGACATAATTTTTCTGATAGTATACAGTATGTGTATACTATCAGAAAAATATTGATATGAAAAAAGACGAGAAAACATATGCAAATATTGTGAGAAGCGCTGTCGCGAACTTGCCATTTTTTAGCATTGAAGATCTCTCTAGTGTTGGGGCAGATAAAAAATATACAAAAATCTTACTCTATCGGCTTGGGAAAGCAGGGGAGATATTGAGGCTTAAAAAAGGGATGTATGTTTCAAGAAAGTATTTGGACCGAGTTGAAAAAGAAAATAAGATAAATTCATACATGGAATTTGTTGCGGTGAACTTGTATGATCCGGCATACCTAAGTTTGGAGTATGTGCTGGCAGAATACGGCATATTAACTGAAAATACACAGGCGTTTACTCTCGTTAGTAAAAACAAAACGAATAAATTTGCTAATTCACTCGGGCTCTTTAATTATAAACACATGAAAGGCTCTCTGTTTTTCGGTTTTAAAATTACTAAAAAAGATAATTTTTTAATAAGTAAAACAACCGTGGCAAAAGCGTTGTTTGATTTTTTGTATTTAAGAAAGAAAACTATTTTAGATAAAAGCGCTTTTCTGGCATTGCGCTTAAATACAGAAAATTTAAAAAAGGAAGATCTGGTGGAACTGAGAAAATATGCAGAAATGGAAGGGTCTAAAAAAATGAAAGAAATAACAAACTATTTATGGGAAAAGAAAAAATAATTCTAAAAAATATTGTTGACGAGAACTTTGATAAATCAGCGCTCTATAAAAGAAATTTACTCAAAGAATATTTGCAGGTTTTAGTCCTGGACTATATTTATTCAAGCGATAAATATAGCGGCTTGGTTTTTTATGGCGGTACATGCCTCGCGCATTGCTTTGGATTACCGCGGCTTTCTGAAGATCTGGATTTTGTGGATACCGAGAAAAAAGTTGACTTGGAAAAAATGATAGTTGACCTAGAGATCTTTTTTAAGAAAAAGACAGACCTCACTGTAGCTTTCAAAGCGCAGAAATTTAGGATTTATTTGAAATTTCCGATACTCAATGAGCTTGGTTTGGGCAGTGGCTCTGAATCCGACATATTGATTTTGAAATTAGAAATTTTCAACGATTTTATTTTTTGTAAAAAATATCAGACGCAAATAAAACCACTTTTCAAATTCAACAGATCAATCTTAGTCAAAACTTTTGATTTACCAACCTTGATGAGCACGAAGATCAGAGCGTTGCTTTATAGAAAGTGGGAGAAAAAGAACAAAGACGGAGAAGTTATTATAAGCGTAAAAGGGCGTGATTATTTTGATTTAATGTGGTATTTGGAAAAAAATATTGAACCTAATTTTGACTGCTTAGAAATAAAGACAAAAAAAGAATTGAAAGAAAAGCTGATTGATTTAGTGGAAAAAATTGACGCGGATAGTATCGTTTTTGATCTTGAAAATTTTATTGCTGACAAAAAGTTTGTGATGGGTCTTGGTAAAAACATAAAAGAAATACTAAAAGATAGCTTAAATAAAAAATTTGTTTAAAAGGAGTATAAAATAGTAAAATTAAGTGACAGTAATAATATGAGAAATCTGCTATACTGGAATTGGTTGGTTGAGAAGGTGGGATTTTTAAATAAGGATGTGTTCGGTGAATTGAAAAAACGCATTCTGATGCGTCTTCACATTCTCCTCCTTGCGGAGGTGAGGCCGAAGCCAACTGTATTTTTATGATACCAAGTGTAAATAAAAAGTCAAGGATATTAATTCTCACTCAAAAAGTGGATGTAAACGATGATGTGCTCGGATTTTTTCACGGCTGGCTGGAAAAACTGGCGCAGAAAACGGATCTTTTTGTGATCGCAAATTATGTCGGCGATTACAAATTGCCTGATAATGTTAAAGTTTTTTCTTTAGGCAAAGAAAAGAGGGCTAACAGTTTGGTAAAAAATTTAAAATATCAATGGTTCTTATTGAAACTCTTGCCGAAAGTTGACGGTGTGTTTTTTCACATGTGTCCGGAATATGTAATTGGTGCTCATTTATTGCCGAAAATATTCAGAAAAAAAACCTTACTATGGTATACTCATAAAGCGGTTAATTGGAAACTCAAATTGGCGGAAAAATTGATTGATAAAATTTTTACCGCTTCAAAAGAAAGCTTTAGGTTATCGTCAAAAAAAGTGGAAATAACCGGTCATGGGATAGACGCAGATAAATTTTCAATTTTCAATTTTCAATTTTCAAATAAAAAGAAAGATAATATAAATAAAAAATTTACGATAATTACCGCGGGCAGAATTTCCGAAGTTAAAAATTTGCATCTTTTGATTGACGCGGCGGAAATCTTAAAAAATAAAAATTTTAATTTCAAAATTAAAATCGCCGGCGCGCCGATTTTGGAAAGCGATAAAATTTATTTTGAAAAACTGAAAGAAAAAATCAAAGAAAAAAAACTTTATGGTATAATTGAGTTTGTCGGTTCCGTGCCTAATAAAAATATCGCGGAGTTTTATCAAAGTGGAGATTTGTTTATAAATCTTAGTGATACCGGCAGTTTGGACAAGGCGATTTTAGAAGCGATGGCCTGCGGATTAAAAATTTTGACTTCCAATGAAGCGTTTAAAAATGTCGTTCCAGAGGATAACTTTACAAGCAATGAACCAAATATGATAGCTGAAAAAATAGAAAGATTGGCAAAACATAATAGCGACACTAGCAGCAATCTTGCCGAATATGTAGCCAAAAATCACGACCTTGGTAATTTAGTAGATAAGATAAAAGCTTGTATTTTTATCAAGAGATGCTAGTATCTACTGCGGGTTATGTAATTTAATAATTTTAAATTTTCAGGAAAGAAAGATGAGGTGAATATGAAGTTACTCATTACAGGAGGTTGTGGTTTTGTAGGTGCAAATACTGCTATGCGTTTTGTGAATAATGGTTGGGAAGTTGTTGTAATTGATAATTTATCGCGCAAAGGCTCTGAGATTAATGCCAAGTTATTGTCTGATAGATATGGAATACGATTAATTACTGACGTTGATATTGTCAAATCAGCCGTTAAAAAAACAATAATTAATGAAAAGCCGGAAGTTATAATTCATGCTGCCGCCCAAGTTGCCGTTACAACATCAGTTGAATACCCCGAGTTTGATTTTGAAGTCAATGCGAAAGGAACGCTTAACGTCCTTGAGGCGGCTCGTTTTTTGACTAAAAAGCCAATTTTTATCTTTACTTCAACCAATAAGGTGTATGGAGGAATGGAAAAAGTCAGCATATCAGAAGATGATATGCGCTATAAATACTCCAAAATGCCTTTTGGCGTTTCAGAAAATCAAAATGTTGATTTTCATTCTCCCTATGGTTGCTCAAAGGGGTGCGCCGAACAGTACGTGAGAGACTACTTTAGGATCTATGGTCTTCCAACTATTGTTTTTAGACAATCTTGCATATATGGTTTGCATCAATTTGGCGTGGTAGACCAGGGTTGGGTTTCTTATTTGACGATGTCAGCTTTTTTCGGAAAGCCCATAAACATTTATGGAGATGGAAAACAAGTCAGGGATCTGTTATTCATGGACGATCTTTCTGCGGCCTTCCAACTAGCAATGGAAAACATAGATAAAACAGCCGGCCAGATATATAATATCGGAGGAGGACGCAAAAATACATTATCACTTAGGGAATTTCTTGGCATATTGGAAGAAAAAATCGGAAAAAAAATCAAATTCAAATTCAATAAGTGGCGTCATGGTGACCAAAAGGTATATATCTCTGACATTAGAAAGGCCGAAAATGATTTTGGGTGGAAGCCGGTATATGACTTTAATATTGGTTTCAATAAAATGTTTGATTTTATTGAAACCAATAAAGAAATTCTAAAAAATTTCGTGTAGTTAGCGTGGTTTTTGAAAAAGGCGAGATGGTAAAAACTATCTCGCCTTATTTTTTGATAAAAAGCCCTTAAAATATTATAATTAGCACAAAATCTAATTAATACAACTTCCTAATAATAATAGTCGGCCCGCTGTTTTTAAGATTGTAAATATTTTTTAATCCTCCGCCATTATCTTCCACCATGTCCTTTTTTTCATCGTCAAACCCATAGAAAGTTTTTATTTCTCTTCCTATTTCATATATTTCAGGCGAAACTTTTTTCTTGTTCGCAAGAGACGGGCTTATGATGAGATATTCATATTTTTCATCTTTAATATATTGACTCATTTTTTCTGGAAACCAAGATTCTCTGATTGTATATAAGTTTAAGGCATGAAATTTTTTCTCTTTGCGTAGATTTTGGCGTATGTTTAGTTCAGCGTAATCTATCTTTCTAAGAGAAAAAGCATCTATAGATTTTTGTTCATCTATTGCCTTGGGCAAGGAAGGAAGTCTGGTTAAGGGGACAAGGACGGCAACTTTGCTTCCTTCAGGAATATTTATGTTTACCCACTTCAAAGATTGTATCCTTGTGTCATTTTTAATTAATAAATAATTAAACCTAATCGTATTTGCCACCATAAAGATAAAAGCGAATACTGTAACAAATAGAACATATCGCTTAAATTTAGCTGGCGCTATTTCCCATAATTTATAAGCTCCATAACCGCTCATAATAGCAAAAATAGGATAAAGCATTATTATATAGCGTCCATTATGAAGATATATGATGTCAAAAATAGTTATGTAAGACAAAACAAAAAAAGAAGAAGTCAGAAAATATTTTCTATAATAAAAAAAACTAAAGATAAAACCCAAGATAGTGAAAAACAAGAACGCAGGCTCTGCCATTAGAAGGTTTTGAAAATAAAATACAAACCCGCCCAGAAAGGAAATTTTTCCATCAGCAAATAAATCCCTGGCACCCGTTGTCGCGGGATAAACATAAATAGTCAAAGCGAAAAGACCAAGAAAAATTCCAATTGCTTCGTATGGCCATCTTTCTTTTAGGATTTTTCTAAATCGCAACTTATCATAAAAGAATAACCAAAAAAACATAAAAAAGGCTGAAAGTCCCACTTGGTAATTAATTCCCATTCCTATTCCAGCGAATAAAGAAGATAGAAGATATTTTTTCTTAAGTGAAAAATATTTTTTTGAAAGAAAAAAGATAATCAAAGTTAATAAAAATGTTGTCCAAACCCAATGCCTTGCCCAATGGGAGAAACTTATATGAAGTAAGGCAACTGATAAAAAGCCAGCGGATAACAATGCTGGGACTTCTTTTCCAAAAATATTCTTTGAGATTTTATAGACTAACCAAACCGTGGCTGTACCCAATATAGTGCTAAACAATCTGGCAAGAATAAAAAACCAAGATAAATCAAGCATAACCAAATCCTTTAATTCAGATATAGGTAGGCCGGTAAAAAGAAATTTTAGCCCAAGCAGAATAGAAAAAGGAATGATGTATAGGTAAGAAATAAAAGGTGGATAGTATAAAACATTCAAAAATTCTCCTATGTGATTGGCCGGGATTAAACTTCTTAATTCCATCATCTTTAAAGCGCCGAAAATAGATCCTTGTTCATCAGGTATAACCCATAATGGTAAACCGTAAGTTATGCCAAGAAGACGAAGCAGAAAAGCGACAGTTAAAATGCCAATTAATATTATTTTAGTTTTGCTCATAGTAAATGTTTATTCTTTTTAATATTAATAAATAAAGCAAATAAAAATGCTGGGCAAAGACAAGTAATTCAAAACGAATAGGTAGCCTGCCCTTAAAACCATATCGGATGTAAGATAAAGGCATTCTTATTAAAAAACCGGCGATAATCTTTAGTCTGTGATAAATGCCCCAGTATAAAAAAGTATTCCAAGAATTTATTTCAAAAACATCAGCCTCCCGTTTGGTGTAGATTTTTTGATAATTCCAGAAATTTTTAATTCGCTCATCTGGCCATATAAAATAATAATAATTTTTCATTATTCCTGCTTTGTATATGGTTTTGTCAAAAACTATATGGTCATGCACTTTGCCTTTAAATTTTGCGTTAATACTTCTTTTAAAAAGGCGAATTTGGTAAGCAGGATACCATGAAGCATAATTTATTATTTTGCCATTTATTATTATTTTTGTCGGCATTTTGTATACTAAAAACTCTGAATCATTGCTTACAATTTGTTCTATCTCTCCTATTGTTTCCGGTGGCAGAATATCATCTGCATCCATAAAAAAATACCAATCATAAATTGCGGCATTCATATTTTTTTGCCTAACACTTGCTTTATCTTTTACACATCGCAAGTTCGGTTTTTCGGAATCATATTGCTTGATAATTTTTGCGCCATACTCTTTGGCAATTTCTAAAGTGTTGTCCGTGCTATTGCCGTCGCAAATTATAATTTCTCCAAAATCTTTGAGCGATTCAAGGCATCGCCTAAGAGTATCGCCGCAATTGAGTGTAAGTATGCCGATAGAGCAATTAATTTTTTCTTTAGATTTCATGTTTTTAATAATTTATTTATTGCTGTTCTTATCGCTTGACTAATAATTTGCATGGAAAATAATTTTGAAGCAAGATTGATACTCTCTTGGCTTAATTTTTTTCTTTTAGTTACGTCCCTTAATTCTAAAAGACAATTAATAAAGTCGGCTTTGTTCTTGGCAAAATAAACATGAGTGCGATCTTTAAAAGGATAATCGGCGATACCTCTTTTAGATGTTATTGTCGGAATTCCTCTTGCGAGCGGTTCAAATATTTTTTGTTGCATGCCAGCTCCGAAGAAAGAGGGGACTAAAGCGAGGTCTATATTCAGAAGAAAACTTTCCAATTCGTTACCATAGAGCGGACCTTTATAGATAACATTATCTTTGAAAAATTCATTATAATTTTCCGGAACTTTTTTACCCAATATATAAAATAGAAACTGATTCGGGTGATGCTTACTCATAAAAGGGGCAATTTCTTTCAAAATGAATTCTAATGCTTTTCTGTTGTGAGAAACATTATAAGTAGAACCCATAAAAAACACATTTAGGGTTTTTTTGTCATTTATAGGATGAGATTTCTTCAAGCAATAAGGAAGACTTCTTAAAGGCAACACGCTTGCTTGTTTATTCATCCTCTTATATATTTTTTCTTCTTTTGGTGTTATAGCGAATACATGGGTGCTCTTTATAGATGATAAAAATTCACTAAAAAATTTTGGTGCTGACTTTAATAAATTAAAAAGAGTATAGCCATCTTCTTGCAAGAAATGTACAGGCTCGTAATTTATGGATCTTGTTATTATGGGTATTTTTTGCTTGCGAACTATTCCATAAAGCGGCCAAAGATAAGTATAGTCAAACCAAACTATGTTTGGCCGCCACACCCTCAATTCTTGCTTGAGAACCCTTTTAATTTCCGGTTCGGCATATTCTAAAGCGGCTCCGTCCAATAACAATGGGTTGGATAGCTTGAGCATAATCTTTTTAATCCTGTCTTTGCGCGTTAAGGTTCTGTTGCTGAATTTATACGGCACCGGAATTATTTCTACTCCGAGTTTTTGCCCAACCTCTTTAACGTATTCTGGAGTTTGCCACTCAACAAGTTTCACTACCACTTTAACTTCATATCCAAGATTTTTTAAACCGCTTATTCCATAAGCCCTATCGGCTTGTTCCGCACCTGTGGGCGGAAAGGGAAGACTGGGAGTAATGACTAAAATTTTTTTTGAATTATTCATGTTATTGTTCTTTTTTTTGGTAAGGCGACCTCCTTCAAAAAATAGAAAGCTGCTAGAGAAAGTATAATAAGAGGTTGTACAGCTGGAAGATAATATCTTGCCGATGTTTGTCCGGTGGTAAAAGAAGCGTAAAAAAGAACAGGCATTAAAAACCAAAGTATTAAAATAACGGCGTATTCTTTTTTTATTTTTGAGACGTAAAGAACTCCCATAAAAACAATTGCTATAAGCATAAGCATTATTAGTATTGATAGCCATGAATATTCAACAGCGCGACTTATAATGTGAATGATGTTACTAATACTAAACGTTGGTCTTGTCGCCGCACCCATAGAAATCCATTCTTGATAAGCCCCTTGGTAACCAAATGAAAAAGGTGATTCTAGGATTTTATAATTATATATAAGTTGTGGCAAAAATCCTATTGTCAAGCTGGATAAAAAAAATAAAAATTTTTTAAGTCTTTCTTTTTTCTCAAATAAAAAAAATAAAACTAAAATTGAAAAAATGATTGTGATATTGGAAACCCTTGTCATCATTGCGTAACCAGATAAAAAACCAACTAATGGGTAAAAATACATTGCATTAATTATTTTTTTAACATTAAGAATTACCAAAAAAAGAATTAAATAGACTAAAAAGGATGATAATGGATCAGACATCATAGTTAACCAGTTCGCATGAAAAAAATTAAAATCATTCCAATTGCCGGCTTCAAAATGGGGTCCAAAATTCCTAAAGACATAAAAAAGAAAAGGAAATAAAACAAAAAT
>Ga0076126_120_pt2 | contig 11714 bp, 15 predicted proteins | sample RifGroC2_FD_67683 | JGI IMG/M metagenome (GOLD analysis project Ga0076126, IMG submission 67683) | Parcubacteria bacterium GW2011_GWC2_40_31
AGCCGTCATTCCGTCACGGCCGTTGACTTCGCGCTCTATCAAGGCAAGAAAGCTCTCATCATCGAGGACAGCTGGGGTCAATTCTTCGGACTTAACGGCCAGCGAGTTATTACCGAGGACTTCTTCCGGGCCCGCAATTGGTTTGCGGCTTACCCGATCAACTTTGCGTTTGACGACCAGACACAGCCGCAACCGCAACCAGTTCCAGTGAAGCCAAAGTATGCCTTCACAAAGCCGCTGGTTTTCATTCTGTGGGACAACGCAAAAAATCAGCCCGCAAATATGGCGTTGCATGAAAGCCAGAAAACGGATGTGGTTGCCCTGCAGAACATTCTGAAGTACGAAGGACACTTCCCATCGAATGTTACAAGCACCGGCTACTACGGATCGATCACCGCGAAAGCTGTGTATGCGTTCCAAGTAGCCCATAAAGTCGCGCCTTTGTCGGAACTCGATTCTTTGAGAGGTCGGAGAGTCGGAGAAAAAACAATAAAGGCGTTAAACGAAATATATTCACTATGAGTACACCAACAAAAGAGGCCCTCAAACATTTAGCTATTGTCTTTGCTTATTCCGGCGTGTCGGCAATTCTTCCGATTCTGCTGGCATGGTTGCAAAACGATCCGCGCTGGGTGATTTTGATCCCGATCATAAATTCGGTGTGGTATGCGGTATCGCGCTATCTGAAAGAGAAACAGCTGATCGAGCAAGGACAACAGGGATAGGAATATTTTGAGATTCTTGCCAAAACGCGCCGGGTGGCTGATTCTGCCGTCGCATTTGCCACGAAACCTAACCCCGTGTTTGCCCCTGTGGCGAGCGATTCAAGCCCGATCCGACCATTGACACCTGATGAGCGGGTCTTGCGAGTAAACCGATACTTCGCCGAGCGAAATATGCCGCTTGAGGGCTTCGGCGACAAGTTTGCGGAAGCCGCTGATCGTTGCGATATGGATTGGCGGCTTCTGCCGGCAATTGCGGTCCGGGAGTCATCCGGCGGAAAACAAGCATGCGGTAATAATCCGTTCGGCTGGGCTTCCTGCCGAGAGGACTTTGAGAGTATCGAAAAAGCGATTGAGATTGTCGGCGCAAACCTTTGCGGATTCAATCCGGGGACGGCCGGCTATTATGGCGGCAAAACTACGCTCCAAAAATTACAGAGTTATAACGGAAGCGTGAATCCGAACTATCCCGAAGAAGTGCTCTCAATTATGGAGAGGTTCTAAGGGGCGGGTTCAAACATGCAACGCTCTCCATTCTTCAAACCGAGCATGGTGAAGTGAACGAAGAACATGTGCCATTCCGATCCGAACGCCATGCCGGCCGACTCTCCGTTCACAAATTTCTCACCAACCCAGCTCTTCTTTTCGAGGTCATAGTCAATGCGAAGCCAGCTGTCTCCCTCATATCCGTTGCGATATTGCATGGAATATTTATCTCCATCTTTTTTGAAAGTGGAGAAATCAGGGTTGTATACCGCACTACCCCTGACCCTTGCGCCGTCTTTCATGCCGAAACTGGAAAAAAGCACATTGAACGGAAAGTCGTTAAACTCTGGCGCCTCTTTGATTTCCAAGCGATGCGGCACGAAACCAAAGAATGTGCCATGCTTTAATGCTTCGTCTCTTTTTTCTTTATCTACTTCCATAAACAAAAAGCTCTTCTCGGGGGAGAAGAGCGATTAAGGAAACAAAAAATCGACCTTTTATCTCTCCCCATATGGGGCTGGATTTAGCACCTTCTTCGAAGTGTCATCCTCGAAAGGTTGCTGGGCGGATCGTTGAGCCAGTGCTCTAACCGCCACTCTTGATAAACTCACTATTCAGTTGTACTTACATATTACTATAACTCGCGCCAAAGTCAAAATGTTAATTCGTCCAGTGCGAAATCATTAACGAAACATCTTGGAGATTTATCGAGCCGTCTCCATTGAGGTCTGCGTCTTTATTGTATGGCGTATAAAACATCGAGCTCGTCCAGTGATAGAGGAGAATGCTAAGGTCTCGCATATCAACGCGGCCGTCTCCGTTGAGATCGGCTTTCTGTTTTTTGATGGGCTTGACCGGGATCAATGGAAGATTAATATCCGAGACGCTCATCTCTTCCACCGCCGGCGAGTCCGGCACTCCGATAAGCTGGCTTGTCTCGTTTGCCGATCCGTCTTTCATGGCGGAGATAAACAACATATAAACCCCGGGCGGAACATCATTAAAAGTAAAAATAAAACGCCCGTTTTCATCGGCGATTCTGGCTACGGATAGAGTCAGTTCAGGAACTTTAATTGTGACAAGTGCGTCTGGAGAAGTAGTTCCAAAAACAGTCACCGGGATACCGTGATGGGCAAGAGCTGGAAAAGCAAGCAAAATCAGAGAGAGAGAGAGAGAGAGAGAGAGAGAGAGAGAGAATGCTTTTACCTGTCAAGATTTTGTTTTCACCGCGCATGATTCCATTATATCCCTTGCGCCGAGTGAGGTAAAATTAAAAACCTACTTTTTGTCGATCTTATAGTTCTCCTGCATTTTCTTCGGCCCGCGCATGTCTTTCTCAAGAGTTTGCCGCGCCATATTAATCACGGTTGCCAGCGTGCCAAAGTAGTCGTCGTTCTCGATATGGTTTTCTAATTGTTTTTTATGCATATGCCCAAGTTAACTTGAAAAGGTCGCCCCCAATCTTATGAAATTCAAATAAACAATCCGCCCCCTCCTTTTCAACGCTGATCATGTTCTCGTCTTTCAAACAATCAACGGTAATTAAGCCGTTTTGATTACAAATGTCTATGACCTCTGGTAAGGAATAGTTTTTGTCTTTGGTAAAAATTTTCATATCACACTTTTTCATAGCGGGGCAATGTTACCTTCGGTGACGAGCTTCTCACAAATCTGGTTATCCACTCCGTTCTGAAACACAAAAAGCCCACCACCAGACCGAGCCTTGCGGCTCACATACGAGTTTCCTCGTATGACGCGACGAGCGAACCTGATGATGGGTTCTTTATGCTCGTCGCGTTTTTCGACCATGCCTCAAAGAAATCTCCGGGGGTTAGGTCAATAAATTGTCTGTAGTATTATGCCATAATTTACTCTAACTTCTTCATAAAATCGTTGATAAGATCGGCTATGGCTTTTCTTCTCCACCCCAAAAATTCTCTGAAACTAGCGATCTCCCAAAGTTTTCGATCCAGCGGTATCAGTTGTAGTTTTAGAGCTTCTTCGCCTTTCTTCGCTATGATTTCTTTTTCAAGGTAGACAGCCGGCTCTTTATTCAGAATCTGTCTGTTGGTTTTACCACCAATAAAAGCGAGATTTGCGATTTCATTAATTTCTTTCTTGTCATAGCCAAATTTTGGATCACGCAAAAGAGATTTTGGAAAGATATGGTGATATTGTATGGTGTGTGCTCGACCAGTATGCCTCTCCGATAGTTTCAAACCAGAAAACCAATCCTTAGCGCCATTATGCCTCAACACGAAATAGAACATTGAGAAAAACGGGCTCCTGATCCCTCTATTAACCAGATCATCTATATCAGCAACAAATTTTTTGACATGCAGATGTAGCTGATTAACGAGATCGTCAAGGTTTTTATTTTTGAATAAGATTGATAGATCGGCTTCCAAAATTGATTCCGATGATCCCATACTGTAATGTCCTCGCATGTGGGCGAGATAAAACCAGCGCAAGAGTTTTTTCTGTTCTTCTGTGGTTAGCTTCTCATCGTGCAATACCGCATAGACGGCAATTGGGACCAGTAAAAAGGGAGATGAGAGATAGCTGAGATTATCTATGCCGGCATTGCTTCTCAAAAAATTAATAGCGAAGCGCAAACCATCGGTGGCCAGCTTCCAAGATTCACCCAGCTTCTCTTTGCTGATTTTACCAACTGTTTTGAATCTGCTTTGATGCGTAGCGAATACCACGAGCATGCGAACCGGCAGGCCAGTTTCTACAATATAATCTTCATCGTCTTTGAATTCCGCGGCGAAATCCTCGATGAGTCCCATGAATCCTTTCCATCGAGAGGTGATTTGAGCAAGGGCTAGGTCAGAACCTCGCAGTTTGATGCCAAGAGAATTGACCCGCACGAAAATCTCGGTGACCTCCTCGTATGACATACTTTTCTCGAGCACCTGCATGACATAGGGATAGTCGGCAATTTTTTTGATTTTTTGCAATCTCGCCTCATACTTTTTGTAGCGCGGATCTTGCAGAGAAGTAATCCCAACTTTCTCAAGTATTTCGCTGAAGTCCTTAGTGAAAATATCTGAAACAGGAACCCAGAGCGGATCGTTTTGCAGAGCACGGCTCGCCACCACAAAAGTTCTCTTTTTCATCTCTTCTTGAATGTCGCGTTCTGCGGTTTCTTCATCTTCGACATCTTCCAAGTCAGCCGTGAAGTCGCCATTATTTTCGTCCACTTCGGTGACTTCAACCGGCGGACCCTCCGGGTGTTCCAAGTTGAAAAGGATATCAATAGGTCGTTTGCGGTTTCTGACATGAACTGGCTCACCACCCAAGACAGCGGATAAAGATGTGATTCGTTGCTGGCCATCAAGCAATAATAATTTTTGAGAAGTTGTCGGAGATTTTGTGGATTTTACTGCCAGTTCGCGGGTTTCGATTTCTTCGTCAGTTTCCCAAACCAAAATAGTCCCAGATGGATATCCGCGATAGAGTGAGTCGAGAAGATCACGAACCCGGGTAGCCGGCCAAACATACCGGCGTTGCATTTCGGGGAGGGTAAGCTCCCCGCGTTGCACCTTATCGACTAATTCACGAACTGATATATCTGTTTTAGGCATAAGTAAAAACTAGGACATTTTAATTGTAGCAAGAATGACAAAATATGACAATCCTCTTTTAGTTATCCACTACCACCTATATGACAAAAGTTGACACATGATATACAATTAAAAATAAGCTAAGGATAGCCGATTTATGGAGAAAATATACACACTTCAAGAAACCGCAGATTTACTAAAGGTCAGCACCAGATCAGTGCTTCGTTATATTAAATCCGGGAGATTGAAAGCAACTAAAATCGGACAGTGGAGAGTTGGAGAATCGGCACTCGATGAGTTTTTGAATCAATCAAAAAACCGACATGATAAACCTCGCAAAAAGTAAACTCAAAGTATTCGACAAGGTTATCCCAAAGCCCAAAGAGGATCGAGCCGTGTCGAAGATGTATCAAACCCACAAGTATTGGGCAAGAAAACCTTGGCATGTGGTCTCGGAATACATCAAATTCTTTACAGAGCCCGGCGATACGGTAATCGATGTTTTTGCCGGGAGCGGCGTTACCGGCATCGAGGCAATTATTAATGATCGAAGAGCTCATCTTATCGATCTGAATCCCATTGCATCTTTCGTGACAAACATGACTGCAGTTTCTCCAGTGGACTTGGAGGCACTGCGAAATACTTTTGAGCAGATTCAAAGTAAAATAAAAAAGCGCATTCTTGAATTATATGAGGGCAACCAATGCGGGGACTGTAAAGAAGTGCTATATGCCCGGCACTATTTAAGAGGCCCGAAATTTAAAAATCTTTGTATTAGAGAGGATTGTTATCGGTGCGGCTCGACATTTGATTCTCGTCCGTTGACCAGTAAAGAACTTAAGCATTTGGCAACAATTGAGAAAAGGAGAAATCCATACTGGTATCCAAAATTTAAATTCCCAGAAAAATTTGAAAAAGACAGGGTTACCTACAAAGGGATAAAGTATATTCATCAACTTTTCACTAAGCGTAACCTTCTGGCTCTGTCTCTAATTTTTCATGAAATAAATGAGATCAACAATACGGCTTTAAAAAATCTTTTGCGGTTAGCTTTCTCAAACACCCTTATCCATGTCAGCAAACTCAAAGCAGAGAATGTGAGGCCGCTCGCTGTTAACAATTACTGGGTACCCGATGACTGGATTGAAGAAAATGTCTGGTTTAGATTCGAAGAAAGGTTTAATCGTCTTCTTGAAGCAAAAAGAATTTCTAACCAGCGCATAACACAACGGCAAGCCGATAACCTGAATGTCTATACACAATCTTCTACTGATTTATCGAATATCAAAAGTAGTTCGGTGAATTATTGCTTCACTGACCCTCCATATGGAGACAGCATTCAATATTCAGAACTTAGCATGGTATGGAATGCTTGGTTAAAGAAAGTTTTTGATAACAAAAACGAGGTTATTATAAACAGAACTCAAAACAAGGACGATCAGGACTATAGAGAACTTCTGACGAAAGTATTTGCAGAAACTTATAGAGTGCTCAAGCCGGGATCTTATATGACGGTTTGCTTTCACAACAAGGATTCCAAAGCGTGGTCGGCTATTTTGCAGGCCTGTCGTGGTGCAGGTTTTTTATACATAAACATTGTGCCTCAAGAGCCGATATCAAAGTCGTTCACTCAACTTTGGGCGGAGAACTCTCCTAAAACCGACTTGCTTATGAATTTTGTAAAGCCAGAAACAAAATCAAGAGAGCCAGAACTAATTTATACAAAACTAGGAGGCGTAAGTCAGTTAGTGAAAGAGGCGGTTTCCGTACTTAAAACTGAAAATAAAGAAGTTCAACTTGGTCATGTTTATGACCATGTTTTATCAAGAGTAGTTGGATACATGTTCTACGCAAAGAATGCTGATCTGAACTACGATGCATACTCTCTACCAAAAATTAAAAATGCACTTCAAGATTATGCGACTAAATAAAGAAAGCGTCACAAAAGTTCTGCAGAAAAACTTCGGCTTTGCCAAAGTTCCTGACCCCGAACTAGGAGATCTCATTAAAATGAGCCCTTTTGATGCTTTTATTTATTCGGCGATCACCGGCCATGGCTATCTCGATAATACGCGCCAGCCATACACCTCAAATGGCTTGATGCAAATCTTCAACCAAGCCAATGCCTACAATTTTGTGACGGGGATGTTTGACCGAGACGGCAACCTCTTTCACACACCTCTCTACGAAGCCAAAAGCCATTCCTACCTTGTTAGCGGCGACAAATTTATTGTACCAGTTGAATATGATACAAATGCGAACTTACAAGAACGGCTGGTAGAGATGGAGGAGTATATAACGAACACCGGCCGCGATCCGAAAGATTTTATTATTTGCCGAATAAAGTTGACAACGACCGGCTTTGCAATGGAGCCTTTTATGGAATATGTGGCAAGTAAGTACTTCAACAAAAAAGGATATTTTACCGAAACCCAAATCCCATTCTACTACAGCGGCGGTACGCCAGATTTTGCGGCTTATTCTCTTCCAGACATCGGGGGCATTGTTAAAAAATATTTCCATTTTAATGGGTCATCGTTTATCGGACTGGCATCGATTCGCGCCTTCGGTTTACACAAGAATGGTAGCGGACAGGAAAATATAACAGAAGCGATCGTTGGTGAGGTCAAAACCGCATCACTTGAAGCATTGGATCAGATCAAAAAATATCTTGATAAAGGAGTTTTCAATCGAGCGTACGAAATCATTCCCAATAAAAAATCACCAGAGACAATCGCTGGGCTTATCGCTTTGGATGATAGCGGAGAAATAAAAATTTATGAAGCAAAAACTCCAGCTAAGGTAGTGCCAGAAAAACAAGTCGAATATCTTGCGTGGCTTCAGAATTACATCAAATACTTTCTTATAGCGAACCTGACCAACGAAGAACTCGATGAGTTTTATGGCCAAAGAGCTGGGAAACGAACAAGGACGATCCCAGAACTTCTCGAATTTATCAATGCCTTGCACATAGAAAATATTCTCGACAAGTTAACAAAATACATTCATGGCAAATAAATCAGATGAAATAATTAAAAGAGAGTTGCTCGACATAGGGGAAATTAATGGATTGAAGATTCGAGTATTCCCCGGCGGCAGTAGAGAAGATCAGAAACACTGGGTTGACGGTGGTTTGAGTTTTGGTTTCGATAATATCATGTACGGATCATGCGACGGTGCTTGGTATTTAGAAAAACCATGGGTAGACCCTCTATCAAAAAGGAAATCAGAACTGACGCCAGTATTAGCCGTTGAGGGTACGCTTGCATTAGAGCGTGGTTCAAGCGGCAACGCGCAATATCAGAGATTCTTTCATGCGCTGGGTGCAGTATTGTCGGGAGTTGTTGGTGTTTACTACCTACGAGCTGGCAAGGATTTGATGCGCTACGATCTTCCCAAAGCCGCCTTGAATGTTTCTGAAATACACGGCACCGACTATTTAATTGTGGACGACCTCAATTTGGTAAAAGCTCTGGTGGAAGCGTTGGCCACTGGCGACAAATCAAAATATCATGCCATAGCCACCAGGGTGAAAAAACAAATGGAAGATCAGTTTAATTCTGTGTTTCTGACGAGGTTTAAGGGCGACATGGAGGCGTACTATAGATCGCGGTCAGTTATTCGTCTTGATAAATCAAACATAAAATACCTTGCCGGCAACTATCGTAATTTTACCGAGAGTAGCCAGCGAGGAGGGCACATTGTGCTGGGAGAGTTTCTCCTAGCAAAATATATGCTCAAAGAACCTTTCTACTTTTTACTTCCAAGATTGTTGCCGAGTGAGGTTGAAAGGCTCGACAGATCAAGAAAGAAAGAGTGGTTGGTAATGAGAAATGATGATATGGGTAAACTTCTAACGCTTGAGGACTTCGATGGCGTAGATGAAAAACTCAAAGTAGAGATTTTGAAATTAAAAAATCAGCCATTAGGCGGAAGCGCAAAAGGCGGAAAGGCAAAGTCAAAATGGTATTACCTTATGCAAGAGTTGGAATCCAGAATCAGAGATGGGAAAATTAGAATAAAAACATGAGTAAAAACAATAAGCTACAATCAAATCCCTCCGGCGATAAATCAAAGAAAGAGGAAAATAACGGCAAGTTTCATCCTAAAAACAAGCTAAATGACTTAACCGGCAAAGAGTGGATTAAGTTTACTAAAAGCTGGCTTTTATTTAATGCGCTTCACTCCGACCTGAAAGAGGAGAGGAATGTTTTGGGAGACATAAGTAAAGATCACCCAGCGACATTTTCTCCGACAATGGTCTCAGAGTTTATTCAATTCTTCACAAAGAAAGGCCAAACGGTATTAGACCCATTTCTTGGAATTGGAAGCACGCTTGTTGCGTGTGATCGCACTGGCCGCAAGGGTGTTGGTATAGAGCTAAGCCCGAAGTATGGAGAAATGGCCAAAAAGCGAACTAAGCAAAAAGTGATAATTGGTGATTCGAGAGATATAGATAAATTAAAATTGCCGCCCATCGATTACTCAATCACTTCGCCACCCTACTGGAATGTTCTGAATCGAAGTACGGGTAGTTTTGAAAAAAACAGAAAAGCCAAGGGGCTCTCTACAAAGTATTCTGATGCCGCAAAAGATATCGGTAATATTGATGACTATGAGGCATTTCTGGATACGATGTTTGATATTTACAAAAAAATTCACAAAATCCTGAAACCGGGAGGATATGTAACTATAATAGTTAAAAACATAAAACAGAATGGGAACTTCTACCCTCTCGCATGGGATCTGGCTAAAAAATTAAGCACGCTATACGATCTTAAGGATGAAAAAATTTGGATTCAGGACAAAGTACGACTTGCGCCATATGGTTATCCCTATGCTTGGACAAGCAATATCATTCACCACTATTGTTTGATATTAAGAAAACCTCAGGAAGCAAAGAAATGAAATTACTAAAATTTAAAGTTACACAATATAAATCAATCAAAGATAGCGGCTACTGCTGGCTGGCCTCTGATTTGACGACGCTTGCCGGCAAAAACGAATCAGGAAAGAGTGCCATTCTCGAAGCACTTCGTGATTTTGATACCGATGTTAAATCAATCCCAGATGGCGCGATGCCGCTCGATGACAGCGGTGAGCCAATCATTGAGTTGTGTTTCAAGCCAGATAAGGCAGAGCTCGATGAAGTCGCAAGCGAGTCCGGCGTTACTTTAGAGAAGGAAGTTCGGGATTTTATATCAAAAGAAGGACTTACAATCTCTAAAGATCACGAGGGAAGTTATTATTTAGGCGATGAAGTTAGTGATCTTATTGATAAAAAGAAAAACGACGCCAATCAAAAACACATTAAGGCGATTCAAGCTTCAATTGAAAAACTTAAGAAATATGAACAATTTTCTGATTTAGCCGATCCAAGCTTCGAAGGCGGTGTCGAAAAGATTCAAATCGCTATAAGCGGATATGCTGGTCAAGCTACCGCGCAAGCGGCGGCCATAACAGATGAGGCGACAAAACAAAAAACAACCGAAATAATTCAATCTCTTACCAGCGAGTCGACTGCGCTTCAAAAGGATGATCCATCCGAAAAGATTTTGGATAAAGTTTCAGAATATATCCCGAATTTTATATTTTTCAGTGATTTTCTTGACATACTTCCATTTGAACTTACCTTTTTAGAAGCTAAGAACCATAAAACTGTTCAAGATTTCGCAAAAGTGTCCGGCCTCAACTTAGATGCTGTTATACAAACAACGGATACGCAAAGGCGGAGGAATCTCTTAAGTAATCACTCTGCTACCATAAGCGGAGATTTCATGGACTATTGGGGCCAGAATAGGCTTGAATTGATCGCAGAACCAGACGGAGAAAAGCTAAGATTGGGAGTTAAGGAATCTGACAGAACAATATTATTCAAGACAGAGCAAAGAAGTAAGGGTTTTCAGTGGTTTCTATCTTTTTATCTTCGCCTCAATGCACAGAAAGATGGTACGAACATTATTCTTATCGATGAACCCGGGCTTTATTTGCATGCAAAAGCCCAGAGGGATGTTATGAAAGTACTTGAACAGGTGGCCGAAGAATCCCAAGTCCTTTTTAGTACCCATTCACCATATCTTATTGATGCAGAAAGGTTGGATAGAGTTCGATTAATTCTAAAGGATGGAAATGGAACTCATATTGAAAACAAAATTCATAAAGGGGCTGACACTGAAACGCTCACCCCAATTATTACGGCTATTGGACTCGACCTTACGCACGATTTTTCTATAGCTGGAAAGCACAATGTTTTACTTGAGGGAATTTCTGACTATTACTTTTTGCAAGCATTGAAAGTATATTTACCAAAATCTAAAGTAAATGATGCCAATCTGATCCCATGCGTTGGCGCGCAAAAGATTCCACAGCTTATTTCGCTACTGATCGGTTGGGATTTGGATCATCTTGCGGTTTTAGATAATGACGGAGAGGGTAAGAGAATCGCCAAAGAATTGACTGAGCAACTTGCAATGGAAAAAAGCAAAATAATTTTTATTTCTGATCAAGAGGGATCTTCCATTGAAGATTTATTTACTCACGATGACTTTAATTCTTTTGTTTTAGGGGATAGTAAAAACGGCGACCCTGCTATGTCCAATTCTAAATTTCTTAAAAGTCAGAAGTTTGATAAAGTTCTTCTTTCGAAGAAGTTTTTTGAAAAGGTGCGAAGCGATAAATCCTCTATTAAATTATCAGAGACGACAGTCAATGCCTTTAAAGAGATTTTCGAACGCATATCCACTGGATTCGGAGGTTAAAAAATCTACGTGGAAAATTCACCCTTACAAAATAATGCCCTCGAGGGCATTATTTTTTTGCTATTGACTTTTATTAAGCAAGGTAGTACCATTGGGGTAGTATTACCGAATTGAGGTCATTTTGTAGTACAATCGTAAACAATACATATTTATGCCAAAACAACAAAATCCATTGGGTC
>Ga0076126_120_pt1 | contig 10071 bp, 12 predicted proteins | sample RifGroC2_FD_67683 | JGI IMG/M metagenome (GOLD analysis project Ga0076126, IMG submission 67683) | Parcubacteria bacterium GW2011_GWC2_40_31
AAATAACCCAAGACGGCGCGCCTGTCGATCTTACCGGCGCGACGGTGAAATTTTATATGAAAGATTCGACCACCGGGTCCGTAAAGATCAACGGAAGTGTCTGCACGATTACCGACGCAACCAAAGGAAAATGCCGCTATGTCTGGGCGGCGGGAGACACGAACACTGTTGGGACATACCTCGGGGAAGTAGAGGTCACATTCCCCGATACGAAAATCCAAACGGGATATAAACAGATGACCATCATTATTCGAGACGACATCTAAATTTATGAACAGAGGAGAAATAAAAACAGCTATCAAAAACCAAGTGGACGATTCGTCTGTTACCGACGCTCTTTTGAACGAGTGGATTCAGGCCGCCGATGATCGCATTCAAACTTGGCGGCCGCCGGCCGACCAAAGCCAGAGCTTTGACTACTGGGATTATTTGAAAGACCAGAAAAACTACACGACGGTGGCAGATCAGAATAAATATTCGATTCCAGACGAGTACCGCGCGTTTATCGAATTGAAAGTAGGAGATGATACCGAGCCATACCGGCTGGTTGATTTCTTGGATCGGGAAGAGTTCAACGATCATCTCGCTTGGATTCTCGGCAAGTTTTTCTATGTGAATGCTCACTTTTGCGCGAATGTCGGACGCATTCGTCTCCGACAGCGATGAACCAGAAATTGAGCGGCCATACCACCAGGCCCATGTAGCATTCGGAAAATCCCGCTATTACAACCAGCAGGGAGATACGGAACTGGAGAATCAAAACTTAAACGAGTTTGAGAAAATCATGATGAATAAGTGGAGGGATCAAGAGCAAGCGCGGATGGCATCTGCAAGAGAGTCGGCATCCATCCCTAAAAACTTTTTAGTATAGCGATATGGCATTACCGAAGAAAATTTGGAAAACATCGAGATTCGACAAAGGAGTCGGCAATGTGAATGCCCCCGGCATGTTTTGGTGGTCGCAGGGATTGGATTTTGAATCGTCTCCGCCCGGATAGTGCGTCCGTTGTCACTCTCAACGAGATATTGTGGGGAACGATTTTTGACAGCACGAATTGGGTGGTCAACATGAACGACGGCAAGTTCTTCAAGTTTAGCTTCCCGAGCTGGACGGAAGTTCACGACAATGTGAATACATGGGGCGGACTTGGGCTTTTCGGCGACAGCCAGATAGACAACTTCACCGAGAAAGGATTTTTGTACTTTGCCTCGAACGGATGGGCGGGACGCTATCAGCGCGAAACCGATACATGGACGATGCCCAATCACGAAATTCCTCAAATTTATCTGCTTCGGCAATCAGCGATATTTGGCGGTATGGGACACAGCCGCAAGCTCATGGAATGCAACGAGAATCACTCTGCCGCTTGGATACAAGATCAAGTGGCTCATGCCTCTCACTGATTACTTGGTGATATCAGCCCATCACAATGCCTTTGGCTCCGCGCTCTTTTTCTGGGACGGAATATCCGGGACATACAACCGAGTTCTGCAGTTGCCGAATGTTCGGTCTCTTGCCGGCGCGGTAGATAAAAATGCACTTTATGTCATCACCGGCGACGGCTGGATCAATCTTTTCAACGGAGTCGGTCTTATCCGCCTCAATCGATTCCCTGACATAGAACTTGACGCTAACTACGCGAGCCTTCTCAACATCAACCCCGATGCGGTCAAGGTGTTTCAAGGGGTCATTTTGATCGGAAAAGCCGCAAGCGGATTTGATATGTCCAAGAGATTCTATCCGGGCGGAATTTGGGTATTCAATCCTGCGACAAGAGCTCTTTATTTCAAGCACACAATGTCGCATTTCGGAATCACCAATAATAGCGGGTGGGGAGTGACCGCTATCGGAAGCATCATGATTGATACAGGCGGCAGTATTTTCCGCGCGGCTTGGTACAAAGGCGGCGGCACCGGCCAATATATCATCGACAATTCGATGGATAGCGGCTCCGCGAGGCCATACAACTACGGCGCATTTCTCGTTACCTCGTTGCTCGATGACGAGCCGTTCAGAAGAAAGCGGTTCATACAATCCGTGATCAATTTCTGGAGGCCGTTTGTAAATTCCAGCCTTGCCCGGGTAATCGTGAAATACAACATCACCGAGCAGTACCAGAAAGATTCGCGTTTTGCGAGCAGTGGAACGAGCAATACCTTCACGCTCTCCTTCGTGCCGACTTATTGGGAAGTTGGAGACGAGGTCTCGGTGCTCTCCGGCAACGGCGCGGGACAGATCAGGCACATTAAATCAATAAGCGGCACCACGCTCACGGTAGATGAATCGCTTCTGGGCGGCGCAAGCTACGACTCCAGCTCTTATATTCTTCTCTCCAAGTTTAAAAAAATCGGGGAAGTCAGAGGCGACACCGAGCCAGACATTGTAAACAAGCTCATGAGATTTAATACGAGGTCAAAAAAAATTCAATTGAAAATCGAGATATGGTCGCCATCTGGATTTATCGGCGAGTGGAATATGGGCATTGCCGACATTTCCACTGTCTACATTCCAGATCGAATCATTAAGTAAAAATTTATGGCTTACACATTAGAAAAAATTGATACGGAGAATTTCAAACTCGTTGAAAGCAAGTCGGCAACGACGGTGCTCAATATTAACGAGCTGAAGAAACTAAAAGCGCAATTGGAAAATGAGGTCACAAGAATTAACAACGAACTCGCCAGAGTCAATACGATCTTGACCGAGTACGCAAAACTACCATAACCATGCCAGACGATATGAACCAAAATCCACTCGATCCGCAATTGGGACTCATCCTCACTTTATTGAGGGACATTCCTATCCTGAACGCGGTCCCGAGCGATCCGCCAAAATTTCCGATCGGGTTTGCGTTCTATGACGACGGCGTAACGAGAAGATTTTATATCTTCTTCAACGGCAACTGGCGATATGTAGCCCTTACTTAAACACTATGGCAAACACATTATTCGAATATTACAAAACAAAAGGCCAAAAACTCCCCGGCATTTCCGACAGGTCAAAAACTTTTGAAGAGCTTGGCTTGGGGTCGGCTTCGGCATATAAGGGCGAATACCAGCAGAATGTCGACCTGTTGGACAGGTTAAAAGCCGGGTCCCAGCCCAAACCAGCCGCAATTCAGGCCCAGGCACCCCCCGCGGCGAGCCTTGCGACCCGTGTTGAAGCGGGGCCAACCCAGCCAACCATTTCACCCCCTGCGCCGAGCTTGCCCCCCAAAACGACCATTTCTGGACAAGAAGTGCCGACCAGCACTGGACTCTTCCAGCAGTATCAAACGGACATAGACAAGCGCCTGCAGGAGTTAGACGAGCGAGAAAGAAAAGTTTTGGAAGCGCAAAAAGCTCTGCCGAGCAAAGCCGATCTCTTGGGCACAGCAAGAGAAGAACGCGGTCTGCCAGAAGATATTAAAAGAGCTCAGAGCTTGGATGAACGGCTGGCACAACTTGAAGGATCGCTTTTTGAATCGGAGCGAGACATCCGGGAACGGATCAAACAAAGCGGCGGACTTGTGACCGAAAGTCAAACGCAAAGATTGATACAATCGACTTTCTTCGGAAAGACAACGACTCGGTCAGAACATTTCCTCGAAAGAAGGTCTTGCCCGCGAATTTGCTGGCACGAAATTTGAGGACTTATCCCGCGCGCTCGGCATAGCGGAAACCGAACTTGAGTTCGGCAGAAAACGATATGAAATCTATGGGGATATCGCAAAAGATTTGCTGAATGCTTCTCAAAAAGACATCAACCAAATTGTTGATATGGCTCAATCAAAGAACGAAGCAGAAAGAAAAGCGGCCGAAGATGCAATTGACTTCGCATTCAAAATGGCTGACTTGGCAGTGAAAACTCCGGCCGGGACGACATTTAATATCGGCGGACAAAAAGTAACCGGCGCAAAGCCGCCGACCTCTTCAACTGTAAGCACGCTCTCGCCGACGCAGTTCAACATTAGAGCCGGCCTTGCTGGACTTACTAAAAATCAGGCCAATGATGTGGCAACTGCAGAAACGCCTCCGGCGTGGTTCAGAGCTCAAGAAGAAAACAAAGCGCAATCATCGCTGGCATTTGCGGAACTTCAAAAAAGATGGGACGCGATGAGGAATAAAGTTGCCGCGGCGATTGAGACAAAAGATACCAGTGATCCATTCGCCAGAATCGTTGAGGCGGCGATTAGCGGCGAAGAAACGGGAACAGAAGAGGGGGATCTCTTCGAGGCCATCATTAAAAAAGCATTGGCCAATACCCAACCATAACCATGGCGTTTTTTAGCGACATCTTAAAAAAGACGCCCAAAGAGCGGACATCGATACAGGAAAAAGAAAAGTCGTCTCCTCTCCAGAGGATAGAAGCGAAAACGCCGTCGTTTGAGTATAAGCCGCCTTCGTTTGAGGGATTAAAAAACTTTGCCTCATCTCTTATTCCCCCAAAAGAAGCGTTTGAGCGGAGAGAGCCGATACCGCGAGAAACGCCCGAGGAAAGAGCGGCGCGTCTGGCAAAAGCCCATGAGACCACAAAGAAAATCGCCGAATTCGGAAAAGCAGTGTTGAGAGCCGGGCCCAGGGCGGCGGCATCCGTGACGCTCGAGGCACAAGGGAGAAGGACGATGATTCCAGAAACGAAAGCCGAAAAGTTTCTCTTCGGCGAAGAGCCGCTGGAGTCAATCACTGAAAGAGTAGAACGCTTCCCAGAACGGGCAAAGGAATTTGGAATTCAAGAACCAACCGCAAAGAAAATTGCGCCGTTTGCTGTTATCGGACTTACCGCGCTGGACATTCTCCCACCGCTTCCGGGAAAAAGCGGATTAAAAGCGGTTGCTAAAAAAGCGTTGACCACCAAAACAGCCAAAGAATTCGCTAAGGCCGTAACAAAAAAAGAAGCTAATCAGATACTGAAGGCCGGGTTTAAATCGATTGACGACTTCTTTGAGGTTGCCAAAAATCCAGCCGCAAAAACCAACACAAAAATAGTCGATGAATTAAAAGCGGCTGTTTCGATAAAACCAGAAGGTCCGACAATCCCCAAAGAGCTTGAATCATTCGTGCCAAAAGCAGGAAAGCATAAAGATGTCAATTCATTTATTAGAGAAATTTCCGGCGACACTTACGCGCCAGAATTTAGAAATCCGATAGCCGATTTTTGGAGAAAGAAATCAAAAGCGACATTCACCACCGATGTGGTTGCGTTTGAAAGAAACTTGGATGATGCACTGAATACTAAATACGCAAAGGATCAGCTCGCCAATATGTCCGTTCGGCAAAAATCCGAAATCGTCAACGGAAAGAAGTGGGCGGATTTGTACGGCGATATGCTGGAAAACAATCTCTTCAAGTTCCAGCAGGATTTTTTCAAAGCCGCAAAGACGGCAACGCCGGCCCAAGTAAAGCCGACGGACGCTCTCAAAGAAGCTGTCAGTAAAACGGTTCACTCAAAGAAATTAGAGTCCGGCATAGACGAAGCGTATCGAGCATTGGAAAAAACCGGCAAAGACGATGTCTACAATCTCGGAAAAGTTGGAGATTATATTGCCGATCCTAAAGTTCGTGAGCAATACAAAGATGTTTTGGATACGCCGCTTTATATCAAAAAACAAATGCACATGGGCAAAGCCCATGGGTCCCTATCGGTTGATCCAAAAGGAAACCCCGCAATAGTTTTGAGCGACGGACTCACAAAAGACATGATTGATCGCACTTTGGTTGAAGAGCTGACCCATGCCCGGCAATTCAAAAAAGGTATCCGGCCGACAAAGGGTGTTCCGTACAAAGAGATACCCGAGGAAATACGAGCCAAAAAAGCGGCGAAACACTTCGCGCCGAAAACGACTCTGGAAGATTTAATCGAAGAAGCCGGGTTGCATAGAACTAAAGCAAAACAATTCAGTAATAACGATTTGGAAAAAGAATTTGTCGCGCGACAGCTCGGAGTGGCCGAGGGGATAGAAAAGGCGGTGGATGAGCTGAAGAGAGTGGCACCGGCGGCAAAAGCAAGGCCGACAGAAGCCCTGAAGACAGCATTGAAACCAAAACATGCCGATCCATTTGAATTAGCAAAAAAACCTGACTATGCAAAAGAACTCCGAACAGCCATAGGAGATAAGGAGACGATTCTTGCTCACCAAGAGCAATTTTATGTGCGACCCAAAAGGATGAAAGAGGGTGTATTTTATCACTTCACTCCTGACAAAAAATTGACAGCGGAAGGGCTACTCTCTGGCACAGCAAAAAGATTTGATAAACAACTAGGGCCGGGACTTTATGTAGGCCAAGATGCTCAAGCTCTAAAAAACTTCTATGGTCTTGATATGCGAGGTGGACAAGCGGTCCGTCTCGAGGGTAATCCGAAAATACTCGACCTGACCGATTCGTTTAAAGAAAAATACCCGCTCGGTAAATGGGTCCAAAAACAGGGATACGACGGCATCAAATATTTTGACCCCGTAGCCACCGGCGAGGAATATGTCGTTTACAACGCCAAAGCATTCGGCGGCAAGCCGAGCGAAGCGTTGAAAGCCGCGGCCAAAACAGATATCCCAAAAATCAAAGGTGCGAAAGCTATTGATTTGAGCCAGCCAGCGAAGGCGGCCCAGCCATCGAAAGTTCAAGAGATAATCGGTGAGTACCAGAAACGCATCAATACGACTCCGGCAAAGAAAGCCGCCACGCCGATCACAAAAACTCTTGACGAAACATACACCGCAATCATTGACAGATTCCACCCGATTACAAAACTTGCCAGAAAAGCGGCGGATTTGCGTCCGGGAGAAAATCCCGAGCTTTTGGCTCGCCGATACTTGGGTATTCAAGGAATCTCCGAAGCCAAGCTTTTCTGGAATACAACCCGGCTGACGGCCGAGGGAAATTTGGAAGTTACCGGCCCGGGACTTTCAAAGATTTTGAAGCCGGCAAAAAATAATATAGACGATCTGCGTACTTTGATGATCGCCGAGCGCGACATTGAACTTTCAACAAGAACTCTGGAAAGCGGTAAAAAAGTTGTCGGCACAACTCCAAAACAATCCAAAGAAGTCATAAATGCCTTGAAGCAAAAGTATGGCGGAAAAGGATTTGAGCAGTTATCAAAAACCGCGCTGGGGGTAAGAGATTGGTCTCGCAAAGCTCTGCTTGATCCGTTGCTTGAAGTCGGCGCGATATCTAAAGAGCAGTACGACACGATAGCGAAATCAAATAAGTTTTATGTTCCATTTCAAAGAGTAATTGAGGAGTTGGAAACTCACGGATTCGTTCCGAAAAAAGCGAATATTTTCTCGCCAAGATCAGTGCCAGTAAAAAAACTGAAAGGATCGACAAAAGATATCATCGATCCTTTTGAGAGCATGATCACCAACGCCTACAAAGTCACTGACTTCGTGGAGAGAGCCAGAGTAGGACGATCAATCACGAATCTTAGAAATACCAGCCCCGAGCTTGCCGAGATGATAAAGCCGATAAAGCCCAAACTCGTACCCGTGGCGAAGCAAGGAGAAGAGCTGATATTCCGGCCGTCATTTTTCACGCCAGACAAAAATACGATCATGGTATTTGAAAACGGAAAGCGAAAGTTCTACCAAGTGCCAGAGGATGTATTCAAAGCCATATCGGGAATGATGGAATCTGATGTGGGCGCGATTATGAAAGTGCTTGCGTTTCCGGCAAGGACTCTCCGCGCCGGCGCAACACTCACCCCAGAATTTATGGGAAGAAATCCGCTCCGAGACCAGCTGACGGCATTCGTTTTTTCAAAGTACGGTTATGTGCCGGGAGTTGATCTGGCAAAAGGCATTTTCAACACTATTGGAAAAACCGACCTTCACGGCCGTTGGCTTGCGGGCGGGGGCGCACAATCAATGCTTGTCTCGCTTGATCGGGTAACTTCGCAGGCGACGCTCGCCAAAGTGCTTGGTTCAAAAGACATCAAGGGAATGGTTAAGAATCCTCTCGAAGCATTGCGAATGCTTTCCGAATTCGGCGAGAAAGGAACGAGAGTCGGCGCGTTTGGCAGGGCGGTGAAAAAAGGAGTGAACGATCTTGAAGCCGCCTTTGAATCAAGAGACATCACTCTCGACTTTGCGAGGCGTGGATCGCAAACCCGAGCGGTCAATATGCTCGTCGCCTTTTGGAACGCCCAAGTGCAGGGATTAAACAAAATGGTTCGCGCGTTCCGCGAGCGTCCGATGCAGACCACATTCAAAGCGGCAAGCGGCATCACTCTTCCATCGGTGCTTTTGTATCTCAACAACAGAAACGATCCGCGCTATCAAGAACTGCCTCAATGGCAAAAAGACCTTTTTTGGATTCTTCCCGTAGGAGACGACGGGCCGATTATCAGAATTCCGAAGCCATTCGAAGTTGGCATTATATTCGGTACAGTTCCTGAGCACATTTTGACTTGGATAGACAAAAACGATCCCGAAGCTCTGACATCGGCGGCGAAAACTTTGATGGAAGCATCTGCGCCGGGATACATTCCGACCGGCCTTCAGCCGATCATTGAGAATATTGCTAATTACAGCTTCTTCCGGCAGAGGCCGATTGTGTCTGAAGGAAAACAAGCATTGCCGAAAGAATTGCAGGCAGATAGATACACGAGCGAAACCGCAAAAGAGGTCGGACAACTTATCAAGCAATCGCCGGCAAAGATAGAGAATCTATTTGTGAGCTATACCGGCGGACTTGGAAAATACGCGCTGGACGCAAGCGATAAACTTTTGAAAACGCTTGGTGTGATTTCTCCGCCGCCAGAGCCGGCAAAAACATTGGCGGATCGTCCGTTCATCAGGGCATTTGTGGCCAGAGAACCAATCGGATCAGGAAGCGAGAGCGTCAATAAATTCTACAACCTCTATGACGAAGCGAACTCCACGAAGGCGGCTGTAAAACGCCTTGCCGAAGAGGGCAAGGAAGATGCGGCGGTGAATTATTTGCGAAGCCATCCGGCCGGGTTTTACACCAGTGGCCTTAATAAAATTGCCCGAACTTTTTCTGATTTAAGAAAGAAACGAGATGCAGTGCTTGATTCGAGGGATTTGAATCCAGAACAAAAAAAGAGAGCGATTGACGCTCTCGACAAAATCATGACGGAGATAGCAAGTCAAACGGTGGAATTAGTGGGGTCGAGCAATGAAAAATTCCGTCAATAATCCTCACGCGCTTCATAGTAACGATTATGAGAACCCGAAATAGAATCCTTATCAAAAAGACCATGAATTGTATAGAAAAAACCAGCAATAAGAATTGCCAAAATGATGACAACTTCAATGATGTCGCCAAAATCCGACTTTTTCATGTCGGGGGCATGTTACCGCTTGCCAGAGGCCGGGCAAGCCAGAGTTATCCACTATGACCGATAAATACCAAAACCAAGAGCAAGATCGTAGAGTCGGGGATCTTGAGAAAAAAATGGACACTGTTTTTGATCACATCTCAAAAACCAATGAGGAGATGGGTCGAATCAAGACCGATGTCTCTTGGCTTACCCGATTCTTTTGGATTGTGGCGACCGCTTCGATAGGGGGTCTTATCGCGGCGTTGCTTAACCTAATAGTCACCATTAATAAATAGATGTTCGCCCAGAAGAGGAGAAAGAAAATGATTATCATTTCGGCGAGATAGTCGCCGCCGCCAACCCCGTCAGTTGGGTCGAAAAACCGCAAAGCGCGTGGCGGAAATTCCCGATCTTTAATCAAGACGGATCGGGATCGTGCGTAGCCCAAACGCTGGCAAAACTTTTGGGCATTCTCTACTGGCTCAAAAACCAGCTGTATGTCCATTTTTCGGCAACACACATCTACCAACGCCGATCCAACAAACCTTCAGGCGGCATGGCTGGCGTGGACGCTTTCAACATCGCGCGAAAAGGCGTGACGCTTGAAGAGCTCGTGCCTTCGCAGAATATGGCCGATCCGCAAATGGACGGCGCCGAGATTCCGCAATACAAACAGGATGTCGGCTCGGTATTCAAAATCGGAAATTATGTGAGTTTGCCGATAAAAGATATCGACACTATCGCTTCGGTGATTCAAACGACAAATAAAGCTGTGATGGTCTGGTTCTATTTCAAGAGCGATGAGTGGA
>Ga0076126_128_pt1 | contig 5342 bp, 4 predicted proteins | sample RifGroC2_FD_67683 | JGI IMG/M metagenome (GOLD analysis project Ga0076126, IMG submission 67683) | Parcubacteria bacterium GW2011_GWC2_40_31
CCGCTTCGGCGGAACTACGGTAAGTTTGGTGACAGGGGCTAAGTCGTAACAAGGCACGGGTAGCGGAAGCTGCTCGTGGAGTTTAAACTAAATTTTTCCGCCTCAACGGCGGAGAAGTTAGGCGATATCCGCCGAAGAGGCGGAAGAGTGTTGGTCTCGTCCCGACGTAATATCGGGACTCCGACTTCATTACTATTTTTAATAGTGCGTCGGAGGAGCTTTGATTTGAGACCGCCCGCCCGCAACATTTTTAAATGTAGCAATGGCGGGCAAGGACGGAACAAAAGAAAAGGTATTAAACAAAAAAGCGCGCAAAATGTTGTATTTTGGGCGCTTTTTTGATACAATTGTTTTGTTTTTAGGGGCGCATAGTTCAGTGGTAGAACGCTATCCTGATAAGGTCGAAGGTCCGATTCCTTCTGCGCCCACCACCATGAAAAAACTTACATTAAGAGAAAAATCAATATTAGCTGGTTTATATCTATCAAAATTTGATACTGAAGGTTTAAAATTTTTAGGATTTAATAATTTTACAGAGGCCTTTAATGTCATTGGATTAGCGTTGAGTGTTAAACCGGCTTCGGTTAAAAATTACAGAGATGAATTTGATCCATTATTTCCAAATGAACGGCAAGGTTGGCATAAACGAGAAATTAGACCATATTGCAAAGATATTTTTAATATATTTAAGGATTTAGATATAGCTAATTTTTCAAATTTGCTAAAAGAAATAATTTACGAAAACCACGAATTGGATGTTTTAATGGAGCAAATTGCCAAAAAAGAAGACAAAGAAAGCTCTTTTGCTAAACGACTTATAACAGGACAGGCGGCTGAACATTATTTTAAAGAAAATTATACTAAAATTGAGGTATTTAAAAATTATCAAATTGAAGATACCACAAAATATGGTTGTGGATTTGATTTTAAACTTTGCGCTCAAAATACGGAATTTTTAGGGGTAGAAGTTAAGGAATTAAATAATTCAAGCGGTAATTTTGCTTTAACAAGCAAAGAATATTCTGTCGCTCAATTGTTAGGCGGACGATATTTTTTATTTGTTGTTAAAAATTTTAAAGAAGTTCCATTTCATGATTATTTTCAAAATCCGCTTAATAGCAAGTTGAAATTTAATCGAATAGAAACGATAATAACGCAAGTTTCTTATAATACCGCCGTTTAGAATATGAAAAAAATATTTTGTAAAAATAAAATTTATTCTTTAAAGAAATTGTAGATGTTTGCAACAAGAATAGACTAACTACTGTTGATTGCTTGAAAGATGAAAATATGGTTAGCGTTGAAGAATATGACAAAAAGACAAAAGAATTGGGCGGCGAATGCTTGTTTGAATTTAACAGAAAAGGAAAAGACAGATTTTTATTGCGATGGTCTGAAAATCAATCAATGAAACGATAAATGTTTTTGGTAATGGCGACATAAGAATAACATCGCAAGGAAGTTTAAAAATTGGTAGAATAGAAACGCAAAGGAAGGGCGGAGATAACGGACGAGATACGGCGAAAATGCTTCAATTTAAAATCAATCCGGTTGAGCTTTTTGATAATTAAGTTATGACGGATATTTTTTCAAAAAAGAAAAGAAGCGAAATAATGTCTCGGGTCAAAAGTAAAGATAGCGAGATAGAGAGATTATTTCGGAAAAAACTTTGGAAAGCAGGTTTTCGGTATCGGAAAAATTCAAGCAAGTATTTTGGAAAGCCGGATATTGTTCTTCCAAAATACAAGGCAGTTGTTTTCATTGATTCTTGTTTTTGGCACGGGTGCAAGAAACATTGTCGTCTTCCGGCGGTTAGAAAAAAGTTTTGGACGGCGAAGATAGACGGAAATAAACGACGAGATAAAAAGGTTAGTCGGTATTATAAAAAACAGAATTGGAAGATAATAAGGATTTGGGAGCATGATTTGAAAAAGGAAAGTTTTAAGTTTGACGCCAAGAGAATAAAATATGACCACAAAAAATAAACTAAAAGCGATAGATTTTTTCTCGGGAGCGGGCGGCCTTACTCACGGCTTGAAAGTCGCGGGCATTGATGTGATTGCCGGAATAGACAACGACGGGACTTGTAAGGATACTTTTGAAAAGAACAATGCGGGAGCGATCTTTCTTGAAAAAGACATCACCAAGTATTTGCCCGCCGATTTGGAACGAGATTTAAAAATCCAAAAAAACGACGACTATATGATTTTTGCTGGGTGTGCTCCTTGTCAGTTTTGGAGCATTATCAGAACAAGCAAGGAAAAATCAAAAAAGACAAGAAATTTGATTTTGGATTTCCAAGAGTTTATTGAGTATTTCAAACCCGGTTTCGTCGTAGTGGAAAATGTCCCGGGCATTTCTTCCAAAAAAGGAAGTCCTATGGGTCGTTTTATAGCCGCCCTTGAAAGTCTTGGCTACAATGTGGCACACGACATTACCGATATGTCTTTATATGGCATACCGCAAAAAAGAAGACGTTTTACTTTGTTGGCTTCCCGAATTTCGCCAATTTCCCTACCCAAACCCACGGGGAAAAGAATGACTGTTAGAGATGTGTTGGGAATAAAAAACGGCTTCATCAAAATAAAAGCGGGAATGGCGGACAAAACGGATTTTCTTCACACGGTTGCGGGTTTAAGCAAAAAAAATATTGAGCGATTGCGAATGACGAATAAAAATGGCGGCGACAGGTCGGCATGGCAGAACAACGCGAAATATCAATTAACTTGCTACGCTTCTGGTGAAAAAAAGTTTTATGACACTTACGGTCGTATGTGGTGGGACAAGCCGTCTCCCACAATAACGACAAAGTTTTTCAGCGTCAGCAACGGACGTTTTGCGCACCCGGAAGAAGACAGAGCCATTTCTTTGCGAGAAGGAGCAACCCTGCAAACTTTCCCTAAAAACTACAGGTTTGTCGGCACAAGTGTTGCCTCAATCGCAAAAATGATTGGTAACGCCGTGCCGCCCGAATTTGCTGAAATAATCGGCCGACAAATTATAAAAGCCGCTAATGAAATCTAATTTTAAAATGCCACAGGAAGAATTAAAAATGAGTTTTGACCCGAATACGATAGAACATCTCGGTGTTCGGATGTATTCAACGTTGCCTCCGGTATTGGCGGAATTGATAGCAAACGCTTACGACGCCGACGCCGCGAGCGTCTCTTTAACTCTGAAAGACGAGGGTGAAAAAGAAATTATCATAGAAGACGACGGCTCGGGAATGTCTTTTGAAGAAATCAACTCAAAATTTTTAAGGATAGGTCGTCCTCGCAGACAAGAAGAAAACAAACAAGAAACAGAAAAAGGCCGAAAGGTAATCGGCAAAAAAGGGCTTGGTAAATTATCTTTCTTTGGTATAGCTCACGAAATAGAAATTACCACAAAGAAAGACGGCAAAAAAAATACCTTTGCGATGAATTGGGAAGACATAAAAGCGGAAAAAAAAGAATATAAACCAAAAGTTGTTAAAAATGACGAGAGTTGTTCGGCAAAAGAACACGGCACAAAAATCACCTTGCGGAAAATTCAGAGAGAAAGCGTTTTTTCTTCCGAAGACATCGTCAACGCTCTCGCAAGGATGTTTATTATTGATTCCGGTTTTGAAATTACGCTCCGTCGCAATTCGGAAAAGCCAATTACCATTACGAACGATAGAAGATTTGCGGGCTTGGAAAAAGAGGTTGAGTGGAAGATTCCCGCCGATTCCGAATACAATGACGATTACGACAAAACGAGTAAAATTGTTGGACATTTAATCGCAACAAAAAAACCTATTCCGCCCAAAGCAGATATGAGGGGCATTATTTTATTTTCAAGGAAAAAAATGGTCAATCGTCCTGAATATTTTTCGGACAGCACATCAAGCCACTTTTTCTCCTACCTCACCGGATGGTTGGAAGTTGATTTTATAGACGATCTTGAAGAAGATGTTATCGCGACAAACCGACAATCTTTGAACTGGGGACACGAGGAAATGATAAAATTGCGAACACATTTAGGTGGTCTGCTGAATTGGCTTGAAAGAGATTGGCGTAAAAAAAGAGAGGCGAAACGACAAAAGGAATTAACCGAAGCGACGGGAATAAATATTTCCGACTGGTTCAGTAAGTTGCCGGACGATATTAGAAAAAAGATTGAGCCAATCGTTCGGGCAATCATAAAGGATTCCGAATTATCCGATGAGATAAACAAGAAAGCGGTTGTTGAATTGCACGGCATAGTGCCGGAGTATGCAAATTTGCATTGGAGACATCTTCATCCCGAAATACAAAGAATTTCTAAAGAGTATTATGAGAAACAAAACTACTGGCACGCCGCGACGGAGGCTGTAAAGCACTATATTTTGACCGTAAGGAAGAAGTCGGGTAGCGCTCAAACAAACGACCAGCCTATGATGGGAGAATCCTTTGGAAAAGATAGCGGTTTGCTCTTAGTTACAGCAAACAGCGATATGGTTGAAAACGATATTGAAGACGGACAAAAGTTTCTCTCAATGGGAATAGTTGCGGGTTTTAAAAATCCGGTGGTTTCGCACTCAACCATAGAAAGCATAAAAGCTCGTGGTCTTTTTGACGAGAAAGATTGTTTGGACATACTTAGTTTATTGTCGCACCTACAAAAAAGATTGGATAACGGCAAAAAACGATAGGTACTAAAGGGAGTTGCCGATCTGAAAATCGGCAAAAGTTTTCATAATGCGCGCACGGGAAGGGCGGGGCAAGCATTATATGTTCTGGTTTTCGTTTCTTCCCCCTCGTTAATTCTTAAAAAAGTTACGGCTCAAAAAATCTTCGGATTGAATCTGACACTTCGCACGCGCGAAGCGCGCGGCGTTGTCCAAAAACAATGGGCTTCCATTGCGGAAGCCCATTGTTTAGAGAGTAAAATTTCTCTTAATCTTGTCTTGGTGGGCGCATAGTTCAGTGGTAGAACGCTATCCTGATAAGATAGAGGTCGAAGGTACGATTCCTTCTGCGCCCACCAAATATGTAAATGTTAAAAATTTTGCTTTGTCGCGCCGCTAATCATATAATTAAGACATGAATTCCATCAGAGTCGGCGTGTTGCGCGGAGGGCCATCCCTTGAGCACGAAGTTTCGCTTAAAACCGGCGAAAGTGTTTTACGCAACCTGCCGGCAAAATATTCGGCCAAAGACATTTTTATAAGCAAAGAAGGGGAGTGGCATTTGGACGGCAAACCCGCTCATCACGACCGGATTTTCAGGCAGATTGATGTTGTTTTCAACGCCTTGCACGGGGAATATGGAGAAGACGGCAAAGTCCAACAACTGCTTGAAGCGTTCGGCGTTCCTTACACCGGTTCGGGAGTCATAACT